>Stewie_p2__coassemble_3110_pt1 | contig 8399 bp, 7 predicted proteins | sample Stewie_p2__metabat2_high_PE_045 | metagenome-assembled genome bin Stewie_p2 | reverse complement strand
GGCAAAGCCTTCCATTCGAACTGCGGGAAACAGCTATGGGCGGATGCGCCGGAACTCCAACTGGATGTGCGCTTGGATGCAGTATTTGCGGAAAATAGAACTAGATTTTCTGAAAAAGGCAGTTACAAAATGATTTTTTCCATTTTGTAACTGCCTCTTCTATTACAGACGCCTTATATATTCTTATCTTTTTCTATTCCTTCTGAAGACTATCCTTTTTTCTTCGACTCCTCCTGCTCAAGCGGACCTATACTCCTTGCACTTACAATCGAAGAAAATACGATCTGTGTCTGTGTCTTTCCATATTTCTGAAGCGTTCCAACAAACCGATCTAATTCCATGGTACTTGGGAACAGTACTTTGATCAACATAGAGTAAGCTCCTGTAATATGATTGCACTCTGCCACATTCCGAACCCCCCGGATAAATTTGCAAAATCCATCCTTTTGTTCCGGTTTTAACTCCATATTGATAAATGCAGTAATATGGTATCCCATCTTCACCGGATCTGCGATCATTGTATATCCACAGATGACATTCTCCCGCTCCAATCGCTCTACCCGCGCTGAAACTGCAGGAATAGACAAGTGTACTTCCTGTGCGATTGCCTTCAGTGGTATTCTCGCATTCTTCTGCAGCATATTCATGATCTCTCTGTCTATCTGATCCATCATCCTTCCTCCTTCCTGCCATTATAGAGAACTTCTCAAAGAATTACAATCCTTTCTACTAATTTTGCCAAAAACTTTCCCCTAAATCTTTCTTAAAAAAATAAAGTTTTTATCGTTTCATATTAACATTTCTAACTACTTATACTTTATTTTTTCTTTCTTTTCACACTTTTTCTCTTCTCCTTTTCTCCTTTCTCTGCCCGTGTTATATATAAGTCAGAAGAAATTTGTCTGTAAGTATATGTTACCGGCAGACAGCGTTTTGAAAGAGATTACGGAGGAAAGAAACTATGAAAACAAGATTAGAAGCTGATTCTATAGGTATTTTAGAAGTCCCTGCTGATGCGTATTATGGAGTACAGTCCCTTCGCGCCAAGCACAATTTTCCCATTACAAGCAGACCACTCCATCCGGAGTTTATCAAAAGCATCGTCATTTTAAAGAAGGCTGCCGCACTTACAAATGAAAATGCGGGCGAACTTTCCAGCGAAGTGTCCGAAGCGATCTGCACTGCCTGCGACGAAATTTTAGAGGGGAAACTTTTTGATCAGTTCATCGTAGATGCCATTCAGGGTGGTGCCGGAACTTCTGCAAATATGAATGCTAACGAAGTTATTGCTAATCGTGCTGACGAATTACTTGGCGGAACAAAAGGTTCCTATCAGCATGTACATCCTAATGACCACGTCAATATGGCTCAGTCCACAAATGATATCATTCCAAGCGCCGGAAAACTAACCGTATTAAAACTGCTTGTTCCTCTTTTCAGAGAACTGGAACGGCTTTTGAATGCACTGTTAGAGAAATCAAAGCAATTTGACCACATTTTAAAAATGGGACGTACACAGCTTCAAGATGCTGTGCCGATGCGACTCGGTCAGTCTTTCCATGCTTATGCTTCCGTGATCCAAAGAGATATCCATCGTCTGGAAAACGCTCAGAAAGAAATGTACCGCCTGAATATGGGGGGAACTGCCATTGGAACTGCAATCAACGTCAGCCACTCCTATTTACAGCATATCTGCCCGAAAATTGCAGAACTGACTGGACTTCCGTTCGCATCCGCAGATGACTTGTTTGATGCGACACAGAATCTGGACGGATTTGTGACGGTCTCTTCCTCTCTAAAAACTTGTGCCGTCAACTTATCCAAACTTTGTAATGACCTTCGCCTTCTGAGCAGTGGTCCACGCACTGGTTTTGCCGAAATCACGCTCCCGCCAAAACAGAACGGTTCCTCGATTATGCCTGGAAAGATCAATCCAGTCATTCCGGAAGTCGTATCTCAGGTCGCATTTAACATTATCGGTAATGACTGCACGATCACGATGGCTGCGGAAGCGGGACAGTTAGAATTAAATGCCTTCGAACCGGTCGTCTTCTATAATTTATTTGAATCGATTGAAACCTTGACATCAGCAGTACAGACTCTGACAGATAACTGTATCCTTGGAATTACCGCAAATGAGAAGCACTGCGAAGAATTAGTCGATGCAAGTGTTGGAATCTCCACTGCATTATGCCCAACGATCGGTTACAAACCTTCTGCTGAGATTGCGAAAGAATCTTTAAAGACTGGAATTCCGGTTCGCAAACTCGTCATCGAAAAAGGGCTTCTATGCCCAAGTGAAGCAGATGTGCTGCTTAATCCATTTACGATGACCGAACCACAATAGTCTTTGCACTCTAGAAAAATATGACACAAAATTATAAGAAGGATTTGGCAAAATTCCAAATCCTTCTTATGTTACATTCTTATATGAAAAAGAATGGAGATATTCCCCGCCAGATGAATCATCTCAATTTACAGCTGAATCTGTGCAAATACTTCCCCGATTGGCCTGCGGATACAAAGATCTGCCTCCACAGTTCTCGCTGTCTCACTTTTATTAATGACCACAAGATATTTTCCACGGAAATAATCAATAAATCCAGCTGCCGGATAAACAACAAGGGATGTTCCCCCGATGATCAGCATATCTGCCTCGCTGATCGCCCGGATCGCACGCCGGATCACACTGCTGTCCAAGCCCTCCTCATACAGAACAACATCCGGCTTAATGATTCCTCCACAGATACATCTCGGAATTCCTTCTGCTTCCTTCGCGGTGGCTGCGTCATAGAACTTTCCACATTTCTGACAGTAATTTCTATGAATGCTTCCATGCAGTTCCAGCACCTGTTCACTCCCCGCTTTCTGGTGCAAACCATCGATATTCTGCGTGATCACCGCAGTCAGTTTCCCCACATGCTCCAACTGTGCCAGCTTTTCGTGGGCTGGATTCGGCTCCGCCTCCAGAAACATCATTTTCTCCTTATAAAATTCATAAAATGCCTCCGGATTGCGCACAAAAAAACTATGGCTCACAACCTGCTCCGGGGTATACTTACAATTTTGCTGATACAGCCCGTCTGCACTTCGGAAATCAGGAATCCCACTCTCCGTAGATACCCCTGCGCCGCCGAAAAATACAATTTTTTGACTTTCATCGATCATCTGCTGTAACCGCTCTATCTCGCGTCTGCTTTCCTCTTCCACGAGCATTCCTCCTATTCCTTTTTCTCTCCCTGCTCAATCGGATATTCTCTAAAAAATTCCGACAATTTATCCAGTGTCTTTAAAAGCACCGGCAGTTCCTCTTCCCCGAGACAATTGATCACTGCCTCTGTCATCTTCCGGTGGAATTCCTGATGGTGATAAAATGCCCGCTCTCCCTTTTTGGTCAGACGTATATGAACGACACGCCTATCCTGCTCACTCCGCTCTCTGACTGCATATTTCTTATTCACAAGACTGTTCATCGATGTCGTAAGTGATCCTGCGGTAATATTCAGTTTTTTTGCAATCACAGACATCGTACTTCCTTCCCCCAGCCCGATTGCTTCGATGATATGCATGTCATTGTTACTGATATCTTTGTATTCTTCTGTGATGATCGCCTTTTCTTCCAGCTCCCATATTTCATTAAACAAATGAACGAGAACATGATTGATTGTTTCATATGTATTCACTGTCTCCGGCTCCTTTACCAACATCTTGTTTTTGTCTGCTGCCGACATTCTTATGTTGATATTATACACACGGATTCATCAAAGAAGCAATGACTTCTTTCACGGTTTCTATTTTTTGTGCCCGGTAAGCATATGCTCCACAAAACAGCAGCGCATGTTCAATATCGCCCTTTGCCGCCGCGATCAGCGCATCCGTAATACAATAAGGAATCTCCTGCGGTCTGCAATTTTTAATACATCCATGACACGGACTGTGAGGGATCTGCTCCCCCGCCATCACTTTCTTCATAAACGAGTTTAAAATCGCACGTCCCGGCATTCCCACCGGACTTTTCACAATAACGATATCCTCTTCTGTTGCATTTAAATATGCTTCTTTATATCGTTGATCGGCATCACATTCTTTTGTTGTCACAAATCTTGTCGCCACTTGTACACCATCCATACCAAGTGCAAGTGCCCGATTTACATCACTGTGATTCTCAATTCCACCTGCCAAAAACAGAGGAATCTTCTTTCCATAGCGCTCTTCGTATTCTCGGACAACATTCTTGATTTTTTTGATTTCCCCGGCATAAGTTTCTACATCATAATATGTAATCTGTTCCTTTGTAAATCCGAGATGCCCTCCGGCAGACGGTCCTTCGATCACAAGCACATCTGCCGTTCGCTGATATTTCTTATCCCAATATTTCAGAATGACTTTCGCTGATTTTTCCGTAGAGACAATCGGTGCAATCTGTACGCTGCTCCCTGCCACATATTTCGGAAGTTCTGTCGGAAGGCCTGCACCCGAAATGATCAGATCTGTTCCGGCGCGGACAGCCTCCCGGACATAGTCTTCATAATGGCGCATCGCTACCATGATGTTAAATCCAATAATCCCATCCGGCGAGATTGCCCTTGCTTTCTCCATCTCTTTTCCAATTGCACGCAAATTTGCCTTTCTTGCATCTGTGTCAAAATCGGGCTCCTGATACCCTATCTGCGCTGCTGAAATGATACCGACCGCACCTTCTTTTGCCACGCTCCCGGCCAGTCTTCCAAGACTGATCCCGACTCCCATTCCTCCCTGGATGATCGGGACTTTTAGCTGCTTTTCCCCAACTCGTAATCCTTTTTCTTCTAACTTCATACCTTATACCTATCTCTTTGCTTACTCATTTTCGATGTGTATTTCTCTTACAGTCTCCGGAATCTCTGATATCTTCTTTCTGTGCGCTCTGACTCTTCCATTCCCTGATACGTTTTCAAAAATCTTCTGATATGCTCTCGAAGTTTCTCTGTCACCGGGGCAAATGTCTCACTTGTGAATGCTTCCGGTTCTGCAAAAACCTGTTCTACAATTCCTGCCTCATACAAATCTTTTGCAGTCAGTCTCATAACTTCCGCGGCTTCTTTTGCCCGCTTACTGTCTTTCCACAAAATTGATGCAAACCCTTCCGGTGATAAGATCGAGTAGATTGAATTTTCCAGCATCCACACCTCATCTGCTGTCGCCAGTGCAAGTGCACCGCCGCTTCCACCCTCCCCGATGATCACAGAGAGGATCGGAACTTTGAGCGCAGACATCTCATAAATATTTCTTGCAATTGCCTCTCCCTGTCCTCGCTCTTCTGCCTCCAGGCCGCAAAATGCCCCCGGTGTATCGACAAAGCAGAGAACCGGACGATGAAATTTTTCCGCCTGCTTCATCAGGCGCAATGCCTTTCGATACCCCTCCGGTGACGGCATTCCAAAATTCCTCGCAATATTTTCTTTTGTCGTTGTCCCTTTTTCCTGTGCGATGACCGTGACTGGTTCCCCACAGAACTGTGCAATCCCGCCGACAACCGCCTTGTCATCTCCAAAAAGACGGTCTCCATGCAGTTCCACAAAATCATCAAACAACTCCCTGATGTAGTCAGATCCAACCGGGCGATCTTTTTTTCTGGAAACCTGTACACGCTCCCACGATGTCATTTCCCGTATATGACACAGTTCCTCCTCTTCTTTCTCGTTTTGCTTTTTGTTCTGCATCTCCTCTGCTTTTGTCTGCGCAGTACGATCTGGTTGTCCCGGATGTAATTTCAAGATTTTCCCCAATGTTTCCCGCAGCTTTTCCCGCTCTACAATCTGATCAATGAAGCCATGCTCTAAAAGAAACTCGGCCCGCTGAAAGCCCTTCGGAAGTTTCTGTCCGATCGTCTGTTCAATGACACGAGGACCCGCAAAACCGATCAGCGCATTTGGCTCTGCTAAAATCAAATCCCCAAGCATCGCAAAGCTTGCGGTTACGCCTCCGGTCGTCGGATCGGTAAGCACCGAGATATACAGATGTCCCGCATCACTGTGACGTTTTAATGCCGCTGCCGTCTTTGCCATCTGCATTAAAGAAAAAATCCCTTCCTGCATTCTCGCCCCACCGGAGCAGGCAAAGAGAATGACCGGAAGTTTCTCTTTTGTCGCACGCTCTACTGCCCCCGCGATCTTTTCGCCGACAGCCTCCCCCATACTTGCCATGAGAAATCTTCCGTCACAGACTCCAAGTACAACTTTCCTTCCTTCAATCTCTGCCTTTCCGATCACAACTGCCTCATCAAGTCCGGTCTTTTCCCGCACATTCTGTAATTTTTCTTCATACCCCGGATATCCCATGGGATTTCCATCTAAAATTGCTTCCTCCCACACTTCAAAACTATCCGGATCTACGATTGTCTCAATTCTTCTCCATGCATCCATACGAAAGTACGCATGACACTTTGGACAGATATAATATCCTCTTCTGACATCCTCCGCGATGATTGCAGCTTTACAGTTATTACATTTTCGCAAAAGCCCTTCCGGTACTTCCGGCTTTCTTCCTTCCGTCAGGGAAATATAATTCTTTCCACCGGTTTTCTTAAACATATTTTTCAGCTTCATGTCTTTTCACTCCTACCTCTGCCATTTAGAGATAAATTCAATATCAATCTTTCCGGATTGATAATCCGGATGATTCATAATTTCATACTGATAATCAATATTCGTGTCAATTCCTTCGATGATCACTTCGCCAAGCGCAGTACGCATTTTGCTGATCGCCTGTTCTCTTGTATCTGCATGTACGATCAGCTTCGCCAGCATAGAATCATAATATGCCGGAACTGTATATCCGCTGTAAATCGCCGTGTCAATCCGCACGCCCTTTCCGCCTGGCAGATAAAGATCTGTGATCGTACCCGGAGATGGACGGAAATTTTTGTCCGGATTTTCCGCATTGATCCTGCACTCAATCGCATGCCCGGAAAGCTTGATGTCCTCCTGCCGGTAAGACAGCGGAAGTCCGGATGCAATCCGTATCTGTTCCTGGATCAGATCGATCCCGGTCACCCACTCTGTCACCGGATGCTCCACCTGAATCCGCGTATTCATCTCCATAAAATAGAACTGACCATCTCTTTCCAGAAGAAATTCAATGGTTCCTGCATTGGTATAGCCTGCCGCCTTTGCCGCCTGCACTGCCGCCTGTCCCATTCTACTGCGAAGTTCCTCATCAATCACCGCAGACGGTGACTCCTCAATCATCTTCTGATGATTTCTCTGAATCGAACAGTCACGCTCTCCCAAATGGATTGCGTTCCCGTAACAATCTGCCAGAATCTGAAATTCAATATGACGTGGATTTCTCACAAATCGCTCAAGATACATCGTTCCATCTCCGAATGCCATCTGTGCTTCTTTCTGAGCCGTCTGAAAGCTTGCTGCAAATGTCTCGCGGGTTTCTGCCACACGCATTCCCTTGCCGCCGCCTCCAAGCGCCGCCTTGATCATTACCGGATAACCGATCTCCTCTGCAATTTCAGCGCCATGTGAAACGTCTCTTACTGCTTCCTTACTTCCCGGAATGACCGGAACACCCGCTTCTATCATTGTTCTCCGAGCCTGTGCTTTATTCCCCATCTTTTGAATCACTTCAGAGGAAGGACCGATAAACGTAATGTTGCATTTCTCACACAGTTCCACAAATTTACTGTTCTCCGATAAAAATCCAAATCCTGGATGAATGGCATCTGCCCCGGATACTAAGGTGGCACTGATGATCTGCTCCATATTCAGATAGCTTTCCGAAGATGGCGCCGGTCCGATACAGATTGCTTCATCTGCAAGCTGTGTATGAAGCGCCTCCTCATCTGCCTGCGAATACACTGCAACTGTCTCAATTCCCATCTCCCTACATGCCCTTATAATACGCACCGCGATTTCTCCGCGGTTCGCGACTAATACTTTCTTTATCATAGTTCCACCCTTTTTCCTATCCTACCATAAACGTCAGCTCTGCAGTCGCTGCGATTTTCCCATTCACACTTGCGACTGCCTCACCAATTCCAAGCGGTCCTTTCTGTCTGATGATTTTTGTTTCCAGTTTCAATTGATCTCCCGGAATCACTTTCTCACGAAAGCGACATTTCTGGATTCCTCCGAAATAAGCTGTTTTGCCTTGATTTTCCTCCATGCTCAAAATGGCTACAGCTCCGACCTGCGCCAGTGCCTCCACGATCAATACCCCCGGCATCACCGGTTCTTGTGGGAAATGTCCTTTAAAAAATTCCTCCCGATAACTCACACATTTATATCCGACCGCATATTTCCCCGGCTCATAATCTTCTATGTAATCAATCAGAAGAAATGGATGGCGATGTGGAATAATCGCTTCTATTTCCTTTACATTCAATCGTTTCATCTCTCTACTTCCCT
>Stewie_p2__coassemble_1695_pt1 | contig 17655 bp, 18 predicted proteins | sample Stewie_p2__metabat2_high_PE_045 | metagenome-assembled genome bin Stewie_p2 | reverse complement strand
AAAGGGATTATTTTTGATTTAGACGGAACGATTTTGGATTCGATGCATATCTGGGAAGAAATTGATAAGAAATTTCTTGGAAAAAGAGGACTGGAAGTTCCGGAAGATTATTTGAGAAGTATTGCGCCTCTTGGGTTTGAACGGGCGGCAGTCTATACCATTGAACGGTTTGGATTTTTAGAAACACCTGAGCAGATCATTGCAGAATGGTACCAGATGGCAACAGATGCTTATGCAAATCAAGTACAGCTAAAGCCGTCAGCAGAGGAATATCTTCGTTATCTGAAAAAACGGGGGATCAAGATTGGAATTGCAACATCCTGTGAACCGCAGATGTTTTTGCCGGCATTGGAGCGAAATGGAATTTTGGATCTGTTTGAGTCCTACACAACTGTGCGAGAAGTACCGAGGGGAAAAGAGTTTCCGGATATTTATGAGAGACAGGCTGAAAAGATGGGACTTTTGCCGGAAGAATGTGCAGTATTTGAAGATATTCTAAAAGCGGTACAAGGGGCGAATGCAGGAGGATTTTATACGGTAGGTGTGTACGATGCACATTCAAAAGATGAATGGGAAGAAATCCAAAGGCACGCAGACAGCTTTATTTACAGCTATAAGGAGTTGATCAGATGAAGAAGATTATTTTAGCTTCCGGTTCGCCGAGACGCAGAGAGTTGCTTGCGCAGATCGGATATACATTTGAGGTTGTGACAAGCGAAAAAGAAGAGGTATATCAAAGCACGGAACCGCAGGAAATCGTAAAGGAACTGGCGCTTTTAAAAGCGAAGGACGTGGCGGAGAAGACTGCATCGGATAGAGAAGAAGATTGTGGCCGGATAATCATCGGTGCAGATACTGTTGTGGCGCATGAAGGGAAGATTTTAGGAAAGCCAAAAGATAAGGAAGATGCAGCGCGCATGCTGGAAGCGCTTCAGGGGGATGCCCATGATGTCTATACCGGAGTAGCTGTGATCTGTTATGACAAGGAGGGGCAAGAAGAAGTCATTTCCCATGCGGTACAGACAAAAGTATATGTAGATGTAATGACAGAGGAGGAGATTCAGTCCTATATTGCGACTGGGGAACCAATGGATAAAGCGGGCGCATACGGAATACAAGGAAGATTTGCAGCACATATTGCAAAGATTGACGGGGATTACTATAATGTGGTCGGACTTCCGGTGTCTTATATTTATAAAGTGCTTCGGGAAAAAATCTGATTATTAAACATGGAAAAAGCCTTTGTTTTTGCGATTTGAAGGAAGTTATAGGGTGAAAAGCAGGAAAAAATAAAAAAACATAGGAATGTAGAAGAAAATCTTTTACATTCTCTTTGTTTTATATTATAATACTGTTGCAATATGCAGAGATGCCGGATTTATGATTCTGACATCCTGTGCAGGAAGCAAGTAAATTAAAGAAATAGATTTGGAGAGTGCAAAAGATGGAACGTAAAGTAGGTACTATATCAAGAGGAATCCGCTGCCCGATCATCAGAGAAGGCGACAACCTCGCAAATATTGTAGTAGAAAGTGTATTAGATGCAGCAACAAGCGAAGGCTTTGAGTTAAGAGACAGAGACGTCATCTCCCTGACAGAGTCAATCGTTGCAAGAGCACAGGGAAACTACGCTTCTGTTGAGGCAATCGCAAGTGATGTAAGAGAAAAATTAGGCGGTGAGACAATCGGTGTTATTTTCCCGATCTTATCCAGAAACCGTTTTGCGATCTGCTTAAAAGGAATTGCGATGGGCGCAAAGAAAGTAGTTCTTATGCTGAGCTATCCGAGTGATGAAGTTGGAAATCAGCTTGTATCTTTAGACAAGCTGGATGAAGCAGGAATCAATCCATACAGCGATGTACTTACTTTGGAGAAATACAGAGAACTGTTCGGAGAGAATAAGCATGAATTTACAGGTGTAGATTATGTAGAATATTACGGACAGCTGATCAGAGAAGCAGGTGCAGAAGTAGAGATTATCTTTGCAAACAATCCGAGAACAATCTTAGATTATACAAAGAATGTAATGACTTGTGATATCCACACAAGAGCAAGAACAAAACGTATTCTCAAAGCAGCAGGTGCAGAGCGTGTATGCGGAATGGACGACATCCTGACAGCGCCGGTAGATGGAAGTGGATGCAATGAGAGATATGGTCTGTTAGGCTCTAACAAGTCTACAGAAGGCATGATCAAGTTATTCCCAAGAGAGTGCCGTGATCTTGTAGATGAGATTCAAAAACAGATCTTGGACAAGACAGGAAAACATGTGGAAGTAATGGTATACGGGGATGGAGCATTTAAAGATCCTCAGGGAAAAATCTGGGAATTAGCTGATCCGGTTGTATCTCCGGCATTCACAGACGGACTTCGCGGAACTCCGAACGAAGTAAAATTAAAATACCTTGCAGATAACGATTTCAAAGATTTAAGCGGAGAAGCTTTAAAAGAAGCAATTTCCAAGAGAATCAAAGAAAAGAGTGACAATCTTGTCGGAGATATGGCTTCTCAGGGAACAACACCGAGACAGCTCACAGATCTGATTGGTTCCCTCTGTGACCTTACAAGTGGTTCCGGAGACAAAGGAACACCGGTTGTGTTAGTGCAGGGATACTTTGATAACTACACAAACTAGTGTAAAAAGCAGAAACGAGACAGCAGTAAGAACTGTTAAAAGTTTATAAAGACTGGAAATGAGGCATTGTCGATGATCAGAAGATCATTTGGCAATGCCTTTTTCCAATAGTTCAAAAAATGCAATATTTTGTATAAAAAAGCACAAGAAAATGTGAAAGAAAGGTGATACGATACAGTTAGATGAAACAGCAAAGGGAGGAAAAGAACTATGGAAATTAAAAAAGAGAATATGGAGTGGCTTGCAGAAGCGATGCACTATGTAAAGAGCAAAGTGAATGAGAATCTGCCAAAGTATTCAACAGTTTTTCCGACATCAAGTTCCGAAAACCTGATTTATGGAGAAATGGGAAATAAAGATTGGACAGAAGGATTTTGGACAGGGATTTTGTGGCTTTTGTATGAAGACACAAACGAAAAAAAGTATCTTTCTGCATTGGAGACATTGCTCCGCACATTTCAAGAGAGATTAGATCAGAATATTGGTTTAAATACACATGATATTGGATTCTTATACTCTTTATCCACACTTGCGGGTTATAAAATTACAGGAAATGAAAAGGCACTGGAACTCTCGGTGCGCGCTGCAGATTGTCTTATGGAACGATACAGTGAAAAGGCTCAGATTATTCAGGCATGGGGCAATTTGGAAGATCCAAAAGAAAAAGGAAGAATGATCATTGATTGTTTGATGAATTTATCATTATTATACAATATCAGTGAGATTACCGGAGAAAAGAAATATAAAGAAGCAGCAGAACATCATGCAAAACAGGCTCAAAAATATTTAGTTAGAGAAGATTATTCTACTTACCATACATATTATATGAATGTAGATACAGGAGAACCGATCAAAGGAGTGACAGCCCAAGGGTATTCCGATAATTCGGCATGGGCGAGAGGACAGGCATGGGGCGTTTATGGATTTGCGCTCAGCTATGCACATACGGGAATTCTTGCATGTGGGCTTTTGGAATTAAGTAAGCACCTTCCGGTCTTAGATCCAAGAAAGAATATGAGGAAACGGCAGTTCAAATTGTGAAGTCACTGTTTGAAAATTATACAACGGAGAAAGATCTTTCAAATGGGATTATCAAACATGGAGTATATGCAATTCCATTCCATGTTGGAGTCGATGAATGTTGTATCTGGGGAGACTATTTTTATGTGGAAGCATTAATGCGTTTAAGAAATGTCTGGAATATGTATTGGTAAGGGAGAAGAATGAGATGATTCTGCATGCGTTGGAAAAAGTAGCATCCGAAAAAGGGTTTTCGGTAGACAATTATGGGATGTATTCTGCAGAAGACCAGTGTCAGTTGACATATGTGCAGGTTGGGATTCTTGCAGCAGTTTTATTAAATGCAGGGGCGGCGGACTATGTGATCACCGGATGCGGAACTGGTGAAGGAGCTATGCTTGCATGCAATTCTTTTCCAGGTGTGATTTGTGGACATGTAGAAGATGCATTAGATGCTTATACATTTGCACAGATTAATGACGGAAATGCAATTGCAATCCCATTTGCAAAAGGATTTGGATGGGGCGGAGAACTGAATCTGGAGTATATCTTTGAAAAACTATTCGCAGAAGAGAGTGGACAAGGATATCCAAGAGAGCGTGCAGTTCCGGAACAGAGAAATAAGAGGATTTTGGATGAAGTAAAAAAAGTGACTTACAAAGATCTGCCTACAGTCTTAAAAGAACTTGATCGTGATCTTGTGAGAGGTGCATTGCGGGGGGGAGATTTGAAGAACTTTTCTTTGCGAATTGCAAATGTGAAACGCTGGCAGAATGTGTGAGAGAAATGTTGAAGGAAGATTAAGATGTTAAAAGTAACAATAAAAAATGCCGAGGGACAAGAAATATTAAGTAAAGAGGGAGAGCAGGAAATTACATTTCTCTGTGAACGAACTTATGAAGAGGGAGATCGTATTGTAGTGGAAAGCAGTGAGAAAAACTTACCGAAATCTGGCGCTGAATGTCAACGATCAGTCATGTAGTACAACTTGTTATCCGCATGTATCTGCAAATGTAGAAACGAGAGGAGAAGCTGTCTTTGCAGCAGTCAATGTAGTTGACGGAGTGACTGCAAATGAAGGACATTGGAAGTGGCCGTTTCAATCGTGGGGAATTAATCGTCGTGAGGATGCGGCGATCAAGATTGACTTTGGAAGAGAAGTGGAGATCGATCGGATCATTCTCTATACGAGAGCAGATTTTCCGCATGATAGTTGGTGGGAGCAGGCTACAATCCGTTATTCGGATGGAAGCACAGAGAAAATTTCGATGAAGAAGAGAATACTTCCACATGAATTTATGATTGAAAAAAGGAAAGTGAGCTGGATAGAACTGTGCGATCTGATCAAAGCAGACGATCCATCGCCATTTCCGGCGCTGACACAGATTGAAGTGTACGGAAACGACTTGTAAGTGAAGAAAATTCCAAAAAAGTTACCACATCCTTCAGGATTGCGCTAACTTTTTTTCTGTTGCGGTTTTATTTGGGTTTGCAGGATGCTGTGTATCTAAAGCCGCTCGGAATATTAAGAAGAAAACTGCGAGTATTTCTTCGGTGAGATGCCGACTGCCTTTGTAAATGTCTTCAGGAAGTTACTGTAATCGTTGAACCCGCATTCCTCACATGCCTCATTGACCGATTTTCCTTCAGCAAGCAATGACTTTGCGATCGTGATTCGTTTGGCAGTAATATATTTGTTGATCGTTGTCCCGGTCGCAGATTTGAAAATGCGGCACAGGTAGGAAGGACTCAGATAGAAATTTTCGGAGAGTTCTTCGATTGTCAGTGGATTCTGAATGTGCTGGTTGATATAAGTCAGAATCCGGTCAACCTGCTGGTGCTGCGTCGAGCGAAAAGAAGATGTGACAGGAAGATTGTTGTCAGAGAAAATTTTATTCAAAAATACCATTAATTCTGTGAACGTGGCTTTCTCTATAAGATCTGCGCCGAATCCATCTGTGCTGACAAGTTTATGAATGAAGTACTGAAAGAGCTTTTGCTCCTCGGCATTCAGAGAGCGCTTGTGCAGATTTGGATTGGAAGCATCACGAGAAGAAAAGCAGTTATCCAGGTTGGTCTGCCCAGAAGAAAGCTGTTTTAAAAAGTCTGGGAAGATAGATAAAACAATCCGCTCATGGACTTTCTCATCAATATAAGTTAAATGGTGGCTTTCATACTGATTAATGAAGAAAATATCCCCTGGTTCGATGCTGTAGAACCGGTTATCATCATTGTATAAGTGGGAAACAGCAAAAGTTTTCTGATCTAAACAAGAAGCGATTGCTTCTTTACATGAACGTTGTAATTCCATATCAAACCTTCTCAAAATTTGATAAAATTATAGCAGATTTTGTGGATTTTTACAATTCGTCTTTGGGTGATTGTACTCTTTTAAAAAGTATTTGCTGCCTTTTTCGGAAAACACCTGCTGCCGTATATTGACATTCTAGGAGCGTCAATTTATAATCAACAATTAGGGGACTAACAAATGGAGGATAATATGGAACGGGACATTGCGATTGGCAGAATAATCGGCATTTTGTCAAATCAGATCAAGAGACAATTTGACAGTTCTGCCTCAAAGACAGGTGTGACCGGAGTGCAGGGACGGGTGTTGCATTATCTTTTGGGACAGCCAAGAGAACAGGAGATTTTTCAGAAGGATCTGGAGGAAGAGTTTAATTTAAGAAGATCTTCAGCTACGGGTATCTTACAGCTTATGGAGAAGAACGGATATATCGAACGGGTTCCGGTGGAATATGATGCGAGATTGAAGAAAATAGTAGTACTTCCGAAAGGGCTGGAGGCAAGTGCGGCAGTGGATGAGGATATACGATATGTAGAATCTAAGCTGCAAGATGGCCTGACAGAGGAAGAATTGGAAATTTTTCGACGGGCAGCAAAGAAGATGCTAAGAAATCTTCAACAGTCGAGGGATGGAGAAGAAAAAGGATAATTTTATCTTGTAAGGGAAAAGAGCGGATAGCTGCAAGGCTAAAAATAGAATTGACAAGTGAAAATAACCGTGCTATTCTGTTACGGTGTAAAATAAAGTGCCGGATGGGCTATAAATTTTTTCTGTTTCTGATTTAAACAGAAAAGATTTATAGCCTTTTTGTGTACTAAAAAAGGAAAAGATAAAGGAGGAATTGTTAAATGAAACAATCAGAAAATCAAATGGGAACGAAAGCAATTTTTCCTCTCTTGATGGGGATGTCTGTTCCACCGATGATTTCGATGCTGATTCAATCTTTATACAATATCGTAGACAGTATTTTTGTAGCTAAGCTGGGAGAGGAGGCGCTTACAGCAGTCTCTCTCGCTTATCCGCTTCAGAATTTAGTACTTGCCGTGGCGGTAGGACTTGGTGTAGCAACGAATGCAGCGATTGCAAGAAATCTTGGAGCAAAAAAAAGTGAGGAGGCAAATGATGCGGCGGCACATGGGCTTGTACTGACAGGTATTCATTCGATATTTTTTATTTTGCTTGGAATCTTTTTTACAAAACCATTTTTGCAGATGTTCACAGATAATCCGACTGTGCTGGAATGGTCCTGTCAGTATTCTTATATTGTAATCTGCCTTTCGTTTGGATCGCTCTTTCATATTGAAATTGAAAAGATGTTTCAGGCGACAGGAAATATGTTTTTACCGATGATCATGCAGGGGGTGGGAGCGATTGTGAATATTATCCTTGATCCGATCATGATCTTTGGACTGTTTGGATTCCCGGCGATGGGAGTACGGGGAGCAGCGACAGCGACGATTCTTGGACAGTTTTCCGCGTGCATGTTATCCATCATCTTGTTTTGTAGACACAGTGGAGGGCTTCAGATTCATATGAAAGGATTCCGCATGAAAGGAAGGATTGTCAGACAGCTGTATCTTGTGGCAGTTCCATCTACGGTGATGATGTCCCTTCCGTCTATCCTGATTGGTGTTTTGAATGGAATTCTAGGAGCTGTTTCCCAGACAGCAGTTGCGGTACTTGGAGTATATTTTAAACTTCAGATGTTTGTCTATATGCCGGCAAATGGAATCATTCAAGGAATGCGTCCGATCATCAGTTACAATTATGGAGCAGGGGCTAAGAAGAGGCTTCATGAGACAATTAAAGTTAGTGTGCTGGTGACAGCGGTCATTATGGCAGTGGGAACGATTTTGTTTATGGGATTCCCGGAGCCGGTTCTTTCTTTGTTCAGTGCCACAGAAGAAATGCAGAAGATGGGAGCACAGGCGCTTCGGATCATTGGAACTGGATTTATTGTATCTACATTAGGAACAGTATTTGCCGGTGTGTTTGAGTCGATGGGAAAAGGAATTGCGTCTCTGATCGTATCTCTGTTACGACAGCTGGTCATCATTGTTCCATGTTCTTTGATGCTGATCAAGGTGATGGGAGTTGCGGGAGTGTGGTTGACATTTCCAGTATCAGAGGCAGTGGCAGCAGTTGTTGCCTCTATTCTTCTGTACCGTATGATGAAGAAAATTTAGCATGCATAATTTTGGGCGATCGGATAGTACTTGTTCACAATCTTAAAGAAAGATTCAGAAAAACAAGGTGGAATTTTTCAGAAAAAAGTAGTAGAATATAGAAAAGATACAGAAAATAAAACCGATACGCACAAGAAGGGGGCATCAGTATGAATCAGGAATTGATCAGACAGTTAAAATATGTGAAGCAATGCATTGTAAACAAAGAAATGCGTGGAAATGACTGGGAGGAACAACAGGAGGCTGTCAACAAGTTGGAAGAAGTCATTAATTATCTCAAAGATGAAGAAGGGAAAGCGGTCGAGTTCGATTCTTGATCGGCGAGACGTGGCAGCCGACTGAAAGAATGTGGATCGTATATAGAAGAAAGTAACGGCAGAGAAGGGAAGACCGATTTTGCCGGATGGAAAATCCCCCTGGGCAGACAAGGCGATAAGCGGAAATCTGCTCAGGGATTTTTTGTTCCTGTTTCCAGTTGTGGACAGGAACAATTTTTATTTGCTGAGGAAATTGCTGAGATATTGCTATTCACTTTCTGGATATGATATAGTTGTTGTGTAAAAGGAATATACTGACCATTTTTGGAAGGACAAAACAGAAGAGAATAAGGGAGAGACATATGGCACAGAAGAAGATAACAGCATTGATTTTTGATATGGACGGACTGATCTTTGACTCAGAGCGCGTTGTGCAACGTTCCTGGAACCGAGCAGGAGAGGTGCTCGGAATTCCCAAAATGGGAGAACATATTTATCATACGATTGGATTTAATGTGGTGAGAAGAGAACAATATTTTCGCACAGCCATCCGGGAAGATTTTCCGATGGATAGGTTTAATGAACTGACAAGAGCATTTTTTAAAGAAATCGTAGCATCTGAAGGTCTGGCGATGAAACCGGGGGTGAAAGAGCTGCTTGCCTATGCAAAAGAGAATGGGTATAAGCTTGCGGTCGCCTCGTCTTCGAGAAGAGAACATGCGGTGAACTTGCTGACAGAAGCAGGAGTATACTCGTATTTTGACGGTAGTGTTTTCGGGGATATGGTAAAAAATGCGAAGCCGGATCCGGAAATTTATCGGACTGCCTGTGAAGTGATCCAGGCAGTGCCGGAGGAGACGGTAGCATTGGAGGATGCACCGGCGGGTGTGAAATCTGCATCAGGGGCAGGTCTTCGGGCGATTATGATCCCTGATCTTGTACAACCAGATGAGGAGACGATGAAGGATGTCTGGAAAAAGTACAATACACTTCTGGATGTCTTGGAGTTATTAAAAGAACAAGAGGCAGATGACAAAAGGAATACGTCCGGGGGGAAGGAATAAAAAGAGAAAAAGGAGAGGGAAATGAAAATGAGAGAAAAATCAATGGGAAATCATAGTGGAAGTCAGGCTTTGGCAGGACATCGCAAAGCACTTTTTCTGACGATTCTTGCGCTGGCATGGCCGACACTTTTGGAACAGATGCTGCAGACACTTGTACAGTATATTGATGCGGCGATGGTCGGAAGAATCGGCGCAGAAGCCACGGCAACGGTCGGGATGAGCACGTCGGTCACATGGCTTGTGAACGGACCGTTGTTTGCAATGGGAATTGGATTTATGGCATTTATTTCAAGGGAAATGGGAGCAGAAGCATTTGATAATGTGAAGAGGGCATCTGTGCAGGCAGTGATCGTTACCGTGGTGACCGGAATCGGAGTTGGGGTATTGACACTTGCTGTCAGTCCGATTCTTCCAACGTGGATGGGAGTAGATCCGGCGATCAAAAAGGATGCGTCCCTCTATTTTGCGATCATCTGCCTTCCGATGCTCTTCCGCAGTGCGATCATTATTTTCGGAGCGCTGCTTCGGGCAGTGGGAGATACAAAGACACCAATGTATGTCAATGTTTGTATGAATCTTGTGAATATCGTCCTGAATTACCTTTTTATCTATGATACAAGAATGATCAAAATCGGTGGAGCCAGTGTGAAGATGTTTGGATTCGGATATGGGGCAGTCGGAGCCGGAATCGGAACGGCAGTCTCCTTTGTAGTTGGCGGAATCTTTATGACGATCGCACTTTATAAAAACCGATATGTATCTCCGGCGGGATGTGAAATCCGCCCGGAGCGGGAAATTATGGAACCTTGTATTCGCGTTGGATTTCCGGTTGCGATGGAACGCATGGCTACCTGTCTTGGTCATGTCGTGTTTGCATCGCTTGTGACAGGACTTGGAACAGTGGCTTTTGCGGCGCACTCGATTGCACTGACAGTAGAACAGGCGTTTTACATCCCGGGATATGGAATGCAGGCCGCAGCAGCTACTTTGGCAGGAAATGCCATTGGTGCAAAAGACCAGAAGAGGCTGCACGAATTGACAAGGATGTTGATCGTGATCATTCTTGTGATTATGACTGTATCCGGAGCGCTCTTATTTTTCATGGCACCACAGCTTTTGCAGCTGTTTACGAAGGAAAGTGATGTCATTGCACTTGGAACGGTTGTCCTTCGTATGGTTGCAGTATCAGAGCCACTATTTGGTGTATTGATTATCCTCGAGGGAATTTTCAATGGGGTAGGAGATACGGTAAAGCCGTTTTACTATGCGCTATTCAGTATGTGGTGTGTGAGAGTGTTAGGAACATTCTTCAGTGTCAAAGTATTCCATCTTGGACTGTATGCAGTGTGGGGATGCATGATCGCTAATAATGTCTGTCTGGGAAGTTTGTTTATCCTGCGATATCTGCGGGGAGGCTGGAATCCACTGAATAAAGAGAAAAGTAGAAAATAAAAATAGTAGTAGGAATCGTGATAAGTTCAGGAAGGCAATGTGGTAGTGAGGCGATCATATGAAGAAAATTGTAATAATCCCAGATTCTTTTAAAGGAACGATCAGCAGCCAGGAGGCAGGCAGAATTATTGAGGAAGAGGCAAAAAAGAGATGGCCGGATGTGGAAACAGTTCGGATGGAAATAGCGGATGGAGGGGAGGGAAGCGTGGATGCTTTCCTCTCTGTTTTAGATGGGGAGAAAAAACAAGTCAAGGTGAGGGGACCTTATGGCGAGCAGGTGGAAAGTTTTTATGGAAAAATAAAAGAAACAGCAGTCATTGAAATGGCAGCAGCGGCAGGACTTCCTCTTGCAGGGGAACGCTTAAATGCCGGGGAAGCTACAACTTATGGGGTTGGAGAGTTGATTTTAGATGCGCTTCAGGGAGGAGTGAAGAAAATCATATTAGGACTTGGGGGAAGTGCTACAAACGAAGGGGGTGCTGGTGCGCTTACGGCATTGGGAGTTAAATTTTTGAATGAAAGAGGAGAAGAATTTATTCCGGTTGGGAATACTTTACATTGTATTAAAAAAATTGATTTGTCAGAGCTTGACCAACGAATAAAGGAAACGGAAATTTTGGTTATGTGTGATGTCAGTACCGTTTTGTGCGGAGCAAACGGAGCAACTGCAATATTTGGACCACAGAAGGGGGTAGAACCGGAGGAAGTTTCCAGATTAGATGACGGATTGAGACATTTTGCAGAGAAAATATATGAGGTGACCGGAAAGGAAATTTTGCAATTAGAAGGAGGCGGAGCTGCCGGGGGAATGGGAGCTGGCATTGCAGCGATTCTTGGGGGAAAGCTGATGAGTGGAATTGATATTATGCTGGATACAATCACATTTGAGGAGGTTTTGAAAGATACATCCATGGTAATTACTGGGGAGGGAAAGATTGATGGACAGAGTTCCTATGGAAAAGTAATTTCAGGGGTAGCGAAACGGGCAAAGAAATATCAGGTTCCGGTGATCGCACTTGCGGGGGCAGTCACAGAAGATGCAGATCTGTTGTATGAGATGGGAGTCAGTGCAATGTTTGGGATTAATAGAAGAGCATTGTCATTTGAGGAACTAAAAGCGACAACGAAAATGGATTTGAGAAAGACAGCAGAATCAATCTTCCGTTTGATGGATCTGTCCTCAAAAGTTTAGTTTTTTTTCACTTGACGATGAATGAAATTTGACAGATAATAGAGTTCGATTTAGAGAGAGGAACATAGCAGGACGAAACAGGCGCACTTGCGGCTGTCGGAAGAGGAAAGAAGAAAAAATATATTGAAATAGAATGAAAGAAGAGGAGAATTTATGAAGAGTTTTTATACAAATGGAACGATTTTGACCATGGAAGATGACGCACTGTATGCAGAGGCAGTGTGTGTGGAGAATGGGCGGATCAAGGCGGTCGGAACAGCCGGGGACGTGTTGAAGCTTCGGGAGGATGCAGATGAGATGATTGATCTGAACGGTGCGGTGCTGATGCCGGGATTTATTGATGCACATTCTCATTTTGTCGGTGCAGCCAACGCGATGACACAGTGTGATCTGTCTCTTTGTAAGGATTTCGGAGAGATCATAGAATTGATGAAAGCGTTTAAAGAGAAGAGAAATCTGCCGGGGGATGCATGGATCATCGGATGTAATTATGACCAGAACTTTCTTGCAGAGGGAAGACATCCGGATAAGACGGTGTTAGATCAGATCAGCAGTGAGAATCCAGTTCTCTTAATCCATGCATCTTCTCATATGGGTGTGACAAACAGCCGTGGACTGGAGGTTCAGGGGATTACAGAAGCGACAGAGGACTGTCCGGGTGGACGTTACGGAAGAGTCGCAGAAACGAGAGAACCGGATGGTTACATGGAAGAGAAGGCATTTCTGGCATTCCAGGAAAAGCTTCCGATGACATCGATGGAGGAGTTGATGCGACTGATCGGGGAAGCGCAGAAGATGTATGCAAGCTACGGGGTAACGACGGTACAGGATGGAATGGTTGCAAAGCCGTTGTTTCAGCTGTTAAAGTATGCATCGGGTGCAGGACTTCTGAAGCTGGATGTCGTTGGCTATGCTGATGTAATGACTGCAGCAGATTTGCCGGAGACGGAGCCGGAATATGCGGGACGGTATAAAGATCATTTCAAAATTGGCGGCTTTAAAGTATTCCTTGACGGTTCTCCGCAGGGAAGAACTGCGTGGATGACAACGCCTTACGAAGGAGACGACACATACTGTGGATATCCGATCCACAGCGATGAGAAATTAAGGGAGTATATTGCAGTCGCTTTGGATAAAAAGCAGCAGCTTCTCGCACATTGTAATGGGGATGCGGCGGCAGAACAATATATCTCGCAGTTTGAGAAAGAATTAGAAGCAAGAGGAGAGAAAGACAGCAACCGTGCAGTGATGGTACATGCGCAGCTTGTCAGAAAAGATCAGCTGGGACGAATGAAAGCAATCGGGATGATTCCGAGTTTTTTCGTGGCGCATACTTATTACTGGGGGGATATTCATATCAAAAATTTTGGAGCGCAGAGGGGAAGCCAGATTTCACCGGTAAAAGATGCGCTTGAGGATGGAATGAAGTTTACATTTCATCAGGATACACCGGTAGTTCCGCCAGATATGATGCGGACAGTTTCCTGTGCAGTGAACCGTGTGTCAAGAACCGGTCAGGTGATTGGGGAAAATCAGAGAATCCCGGTGCTTGATGCGCTCAAAGCGATCACAAGTTATGCGGCATACCAGTATCACGAGGAGCAGGAAAAAGGAACAATCGCTGTTGGAAAATATGCGGACTTTGTCGTGCTTGATAAGAATCCTCTGGAGACAGATGTGAAAGCACTCGCGGATATCCAGGTGCTTATGACATTGAAAGAAAATGAAGTAGTTTATCGCAGAGAAGAAGTGCAAAAAGAGAACGTAAGAGAAGGAGAGGCAAGTCATGAATAAGCGCAGCAAAGGGATTGCACTGGCAGTGATCACTGCAGTTATGTGGGGGATTATGGGGATTTTCGTGAGAGATCTCTCGAAATACCAGTTTTCCAATATTGAGATTTCTTTCTTCCGATGTGCTCTGGCGGGGGCGGCGTATTTTGTATTCCTTCTGATTACAAAGCCGGCAGCGCTTAAAATCAATCTGAAAGGGATTATTATTTGCATCGTGTATGGGGCAGTCGCCTACAGTATCAGCTTTGTCAGCTATAGTGTGGCAGTATCGAGAATTCCGGTTGGGGTTGCGACAGTACTGATGTTTATGAGTCCAATCTGGGTTGCAATCCTTGGAAGGTTTATGTTTGGGGAAAAACTCGAGAAAAGCAAGATTATCACGATCTTTGTCTGTCTGATTGGCGCCATACTTGTGGCAAATCTGATCGGAGGAGGAAATATCAAACTGGATGCGATCGGTATTCTTGCGGGAGTGGTCAATGGAATCGGTGTCGCGTTGCAGATCTTGCTTCCAAAGTTTTTCGCGAAAGATTATGACCGAGATACACTGCTTGTCTACGGATTTCTTGGAGCGGCAGTGGTTCTGTTGTTTGGAATGGATTTTGGTGCAGTTGCAGGACATTTTGCGGCGGCTCCGGTGACCAATCTTTTGTGGGATTTATTTGGGATTGGAATTTTCTGTACAATGGTGGCGAATGTGGCATGTGTGAAATCTACTCAGTATGTAGAGGCGACAACGACGAGTATTCTATCTGCACTGGAAGTTGTTGTAGGGACATTGGTTGGATTCCTTGTGTTCCATGAGCATCTGACTATTTTGCAGATGATCGGGGCGGTCATTATCGTTGTAGGTGCGATTGGATCCGAGCTGGTTCAGGGGAAAAAGAAGACGGAATTTAAAAAGTAGAGTGAAATAAAAATGAAGCGGACAGCTTGCAAAATCTGATGAAATCTTATAAAATGCAGAGGTAATTTTGCAGAAAGATTTAGAAAGGGGATATTTATGCCAGACATCAGAAGTACATGCAGCTGTCCGTTAATCTTTACACATCGTATACTGGGAGGGAAATGGAAGATGAGAATTTTGTGGCATATCATACACGGAGAAAATCGTTTTTCCGAATTAGAAAAAGCACTTTCCGGCATTTCGGAGAAGGTACTTTATACAAGTTTAAGAGAACTGGAAGAGGCAGAGATACTGGTCAGAGAAGTTGAGCAGGAACAGAAGCCGTCCATTATCCGCTACTATCTGGCGGAAGAATACGCGGAGGTGAAAGAAATGGTCCGTGCTGCTCACAGCTTTGCCGAAAAATATGTCAGAAAGAATGAGATCAGACAGTGTGGGGACTTACAAAAAAGTAAGGTATTGCAGGAAAAAGAAAAACTGTGTATAGTTGAAACGGAATAAGAAATGAATATATTTTTTTACCCATGAGTTAGTGTAAACTAATATATGTAAAATAAAACTAATCGGAGGTGGTGTTATTAAAAAATATATATCAACGATCATTCTGGCAGTGGCGCTTGTGATCTTATCGATCGTATCACTTTTTATCGGCGTGATCGACACAGATCCCGGAGCGCTTTTGACAGGAAATCCGGAGACTGTGAAATTGTTTCTGATCTCGAGAGTGCCGAGACTGCTTGCAATTTTATGTACTGGAATCGGTCTGAGTACGGCGGGACTGATTATGCAGCAGCTCTGCATGAATAGATTTGTCTCTCCATCCACAGGAGCCACAATTTCATCTGCCCAGCTTGGGATACTGCTGGCGCTTGTATTTCTGCCGAATTCCTCACTGTGGGGCAGAGCGGCTTTTGCATTTGTGGCAGCGATACTCGGAACATGGATTTTTGTATGGTTTATCCAGCACATTCAGTTCAAAGATGTGGTACTCGTTCCGCTTGTAGGAATTATGTTTGGAAATGTGATCGGAGGCATTACAAATTTCATCGCATATAAGTATGAGATGACACAGGCGCTTTCTACATGGCTTGTGGGACACTTCTCAATGGTACTCAGAGGCAGATATGAGATCGTATATATGGCGGTGCCGCTGGTGATTCTTGCTTTCGTGTTTGCCAATCACTTCAATATTGTGGGAATGGGAAAGGACTTTTCAAAAAACCTCGGTGTTCCGTATAATTTTATTCTGTTTATGGGAATTACGATCGCTGCGATGATCACAGCCTCTGTGATTGTTGTAGTTGGTTCTGTTTCCTATATTGGACTGATCGTACCGAACATTGTTGCGATGTTCAAAGGAGACAAGATCCGCGGTACTTTGATCGATACGGCTCTTTTCGGAGCGTTATTCGTGCTGGTGTGCGATATGATCGGGAGAGTTGTGATTATGCCGTACGAGTTGCCGATTGAGCTGATCATCGGAACAGTAGGAAGTGTTCTGTTCGTGATCCTGCTATTGTATCGTCTGAAGAACGGAAGAAAAGCAGTCCGGTTTGGGAAAGGAGGGATTGGCAATGGGCAGTGCGGCGCATAGAAAAAACAGACGGAAGCTGGCATTGCTGGTATTTCTTGTGGTTGTGGCTGCCGCTGCATACCTGTTTACCGACGTGTCATTTGCAAATGAGCGGCTCTTCCGCTATGCGATGAAGATAAGGATTCCGAAGCTGATCGCAATGCTTGTCACGGCGGCTGCGATCGGAGGGGCCTCCATTGTATTCCAGTCTGTGATCAACAATACGATTGTAACGCCTTGTCTTCTGGGAATGAACTCTCTGTATACACTGATCCACACCGCGGTCGTGTTTGTGGCGGGATCGGGAAGTTTCCTTGTGGTGAACGGGAACATTTCCTTTGCGGTGGACCTTGTTTTGATGGGAGTGGCGGCGACAGTCATTTACAGTTATCTGTTCCGTAAGACGAATCATAACATTTTGTATGTGCTTTTAATAGGGACGGTACTGACATCGTTTTTTGGGAGTATTCAGAGTACGCTTGTCAGAGTGATGGATCCGAACGAATATGACAGTCTGCTTGCGTCTCTTGTGGCAAGCTTTAGCAATATCAATTCGGAAATTATTGTGTTTGCGGTACTGCTGCTGGCAGTTCTGATATTTGCACTACGAAGAGAACTTGCGCTTCTGGATGTTCTGACACTCGGAAGAGATCAGGCGGTCAATCTCGGGGTGGACTATGACCGGGCGATTCAGAGACTTTTACTTGGAGTGGCGCTCTGTATTGCGATTGCCACAGCGATGGTAGGTCCAATCTCATTTCTGGGGCTGATCATTGCGAACCTGTCCAGACAGCTTTTGAAGACGTACCGCCATTCACAGCTGATCGCGGGATCAGCACTGTTTGGGATGATTGTTCTGGCAGGAGGCCAGATGATCGTAGAGCAGGTGTTCGTCTACGCAGTTCCGGTCAGTGTATTTATTACAGTAGGGGGTGGGATTTATTTCCTGTATCTTCTGCTTGGAAAAAGGAGGGTTAATATTTGAGAATCCATGAGTTGAAAAAACAGTATGATGGAAAGACCGTTGTGGATTCTGTTTCCTTTGAGATACAGAAAGGGAAAGTGACTGCCCTGATTGGTCCGAATGGTGCCGGAAAATCCACGGTTATGAGTATGCTCTCACGTCTGATCGCAAAAGACGAGGGGCTTGTGGAAGTAGAAGGAAAAAGCATTGAAAAATGGAAGAGTAAGGAGTTGTCCAAACATCTGGCAATCCTGACTCAGAGCAACCATATCCAGATGAAACTCACTGTCAGAGAACTGGTGGCAT